>Ga0075602_106_pt1 | contig 28605 bp, 29 predicted proteins | sample RifGroE2_FD_68359 | JGI IMG/M metagenome (GOLD analysis project Ga0075602, IMG submission 68359) | candidate division WWE3 bacterium GW2011_GWE2_42_25
ATCAGGCCAATCGCGTTTGTAGTGGGCGTAATTACCGCGTTTGTCCTTTCTTGTCTTCGTACGCTCAATCAACCCCTGCATAGCTTTCGCTCCTTTCATGATTGCACCCTCCTTTCTTGTGTACTCACCGCATTATAGGCTGACCATATTATAGTTATACAATTTTAATAGTCAACTTAGGGGGGGGGTTTATTGGTGGAGATACCAGCTAGATTTGGCTGACACTTTGGGATGATTTCAGAAATGTGGAAGTACCAGAATGGGTGGATTACGCGGATATTTTTGTATAAATACTGCAGATTACTTTAAAAAAGAAAGCGCCTTGTGATTCTCCAATGAGAATTTATCACAAGACGCTTGTTGCTTTGCAATGCCACTCAGGATTGAACTTGTTTAACCTTGTTGGAAACATGTTCTAAGATCTCCTTTGTAGCCTCACAAAACGGTGTTTTTGGCAGTATTTCTCCGGTTTCTGTGTAGCGAGATGCTGTGCAGCCGTTGTTACAGGCGAATCTCCATTTGCAGGTTTCGCAATCTACATCAAGGTGATGTGCTTGTTCCTGATATACCAAATAATCTTCCCTTAGCTGTATTTCCTCAAAGGTTTGATCCTTTATAGAGCCAAAGCACAACGCCGGAATCCCATGTAACCTTCCGCAGGGATATACATCTCCTTGCCCATCTACACTTAAATATCTGTGACAACCGTTAGCCATTGAGCAGATTCTGGGGATGTGTCCCAAAGCAGCTTCAATATAATGCTTAAAGCTCCTTACTTTAATGTTTGGATCGTCAAGCTCAAACCAGTAATCAAAGACTGTCTTAACAAAATCAGCATATTCATGGGGCGTTATCTCTTGTGTCCAAGTTCCATCAGAAGCCATAGCGGTAAAGCAGGGTGAAAAATCAAAAACCTTGAAATTTTCCCTCATAAACTCAAAGTCTCTCACAGGGTTTTCCAGGGTTTTTCTGGTTACAACAGTACCTGCTCCCAAACTGGTTCCACTATCTTTGAGGAAACCTACACCCCTCATCGCTTCTTCGTGAGAACCTTTCCCATTGGGATATACGCGATGCGAGTCGTGTATATCTTGTGGACCATCAATACTGACGCCGACTTTAAAACCATTAGACTTAAAAAAGTCTGCCCATTCTGCATCAATCAATATTCCATTGGTTTGAAAGTGGTTGATTACAGGTGCTTTCAGTTCCAATGTACTCGCAAGATCCTGCTGAATCCTTACAACCTCTTTATAGAAAGGAATTCCAGCAAGTGCAGGCTCCCCTCCATGCCAGATAATTTCATACTTGTTCTGTGGGTAACGCATGAATTTTCCCAGAAGAATCCCAAGTACCTCTGTAGACATATTTCTGGAACCGATTCGTTGTTTCAGGTGAGGATCTGAGTTGTAACAGTAATCACACGCCAGGGGACATCTGATACCCCTTGGAGTAACAACTAATGTAAGGTTTGCCATTGTACATCTCCTTGTTAGGGGTTAAAAGCTGAGGGTAAAGTGTGTTTAGTACTTTACCCCCACTGGGACGCTACTAGACTTCAAACACCCAGGTTTTGGGGTTAGTCGTCAGAATCGTCGTTTGAATACGAGCTGCCATCATCGGGATACACATAATTGTCGTATGCACATTCCGTGGTAGTTCGTTTTTCCAACTCTTTCACAACGGCAGTAACGATCGTTTTACCGGCCATAATGTTTTTTCTCCTTTCTTATAGTATGGTGACCGCAGTTTAGCACGAAATATCCCGTTGTTGCAAGGTAAAGGGTAGAATTGTCCTGGTATTTAAATTTTACATAGTGAGCACTTTGAGTTAAACTGCTCCTGTGGAAGAATTTTTAAAGGCAGGTAAACAGACTGAAATTACACCTAAAATTACTGAAATAGCTAACTCAATAGAACCTACAGATTTTGAGTTTATTATTAAAGCCTTAAGATGGGTTAATAAAAACATTAAATACCCCGCACCAGAGGGTGTTGAAAAAAATGATATATTCAGAACAAGAACCGCAGATCAGATAATTAACGATGGTTTTGCTACGGGTTGTACAGATTTTGCTCTTGTGTTTATAGCTCTTGCGAGAGCCAAAGGTATACCAACAAAATATGTTGAGGTAATTGCCAAAGACTACTTTGCAGATGATCCGGATAAAGTCAGGGGGCATGTTTTTGCTGAATGTTTTATAAATGATGAGTGGTGGGGTGTAGATCCTATGAACGGTAATCTTAAATTTAATGCAAAATATCCAAACTATGTAGTATACGCAAGAGGTGTTGATTCTTGGGATTTAGGAATATACGATATGAAAAGTATTAGAGAAAAGTTTAGTCAGTTTGCTGTTGAATACAATAATAAAAAAGCTAGCCAGACTGTCTAGCTTTGCCTCCCCTACTATATAAACTTATAATGGTTAATAGTTCTAATCCCACTCGGGGTAACACTTTTAGATGTTGTTATGACAATAAAAAACATTGGCTGGCCATGTCGGTCTAGTACCACACTTATAATTGACGTGACTAAGAAATGCTTATATTTTATCAACATGACTTCTAATGAATACGAAAAGCAGAAAAAGTTATTGATAGAAACTTTCAATAAATTATCTTCTTCTTATAAAAACCTATTTACATCCGATTCCACTCAAAGAGCTAAAGTACAGTCTCTGGTCAATTCTTGGAACATACAAAGAGGCTCAAAAGTACTAGAAATAGGTGGTGGGATTGGCGATTTATCACCATACTTACTAAGAAAAATAGGAACAGAAGGAGAACTTTTTTTTCTAGATATTTCTCCCAAGATGGTTGTGAAAGCAAGAGAAAGATTGTATGGATACAATAACATACGATTTTTTTGCGGCGATATTACTAGTGCTACCTTTTCAGATTCCTTTGACAGTATTGTAGTTTTTAATACTTTCCCTCACTTTCTCAATAAGCAAAAAGCATTTTCTAATATGTATAAATTACTTAGAAAGGGCGGCAATTTAGTAATTTCTCACAATAATAGCAGATGGGGAATAGTGGGTCATCATAAAAGAAAAGAATTTAGCTCTTTGGTTTCTGATTTTCCTGAGGATTCTGTCGTTTTTGAGTTATTAACCAAAGTGGGTTTCGACATCGAAGTATTCGAAAATAACGAGGGGTATGATTATTATTTGGTGACGGCAAAGAAAAATACCTAATCCATTAAAGTGGATTCCTCCAGGATATACGGCTGAGCATCTCGGTCTAGAACGCAACAAATTCTTTTATGTCTAAGGTACTGGTGCATAGCCAGATGCTCATATAACACTGCTGTTGTAATGTCTAGGCATATATATTAGAATTATATATATGACTATTTTAGAAATATGGTCTTTACAGAAAATATCGATGCAAGTGCTAAGTACAATATTTTTTCTTTTAATAATATTTTTTTCGTATCAGGTACACACAAAGAAAAGGGGAAAGGTATACACGGCGCTTTGGATATCAATAACATATGTATCATATCTACTCTTTCTCATAGTCCCGTCTATAGTAATGCAAAGCATATTAACAGATCCACCGAAGATGTTGCCATTCAACCATTTATTGTTATTTATTCTTTTACTCACTCCTTTAGTTGTTATCTGGCTTATATACTTTTTAATTAGATTATCGAAGAAGAAAGGTCAGCAAAATTAGAAGTTTTAAGTAAACCGATTGCGTTTAGACCTATTTTCAGTAGCATGTTTTTCAACTCCTTGATTCTGTTTGGAATTGCTGTTTCTTGTTTACATTAATAAGCTATAGATTTTGTTCGAATCTATCTTTTTCAAAGAGGGTTTTTTACATAGTGGTCACTTGCGTGGCCATTCTGGCCGAGCATGTCGGCCTAGAACAATACTCTTCTCTAGGCTTCAAGTGAGACAGACGAAACAGTACAAGATAAAAAACTAAAAGTGGTAAGCATCGCCAATAAGGTTTTTGATGGTAGTTAGTCGAGATATGGATATTATAAAGGTTGAAAATTTAACTAAGGAATTTAATAGTTTCAAGGCAGTAGATAACATATCCTTTGATATAAAAGAGGGTGAGATATTCGGACTTCTTGGTCCAAATGGGGCGGGTAAGACAACTACAATTAGGATTTTAACCGGAATTTTAAAGCCAACTAAGGGCAGTGTAAAAATAGATAAATATGATATTCAAAATAAACCTCTAGACGCAAAACAATTAATGGGAATTGTTCCAGAGACAGCAGATGCTTATCCAGACCTATCTGCTTATAAGAACCTATTTTTTATTGGGGAACTGTACGGATTACAAAGAGGAAACATAGTTAAAAAAGCAAATAAGCTTCTAGAATTATTTGAATTAAAAGAGAAAATACATAATAAAGTTAAAACATTTTCAAAAGGAATGCGTCAAAGGTTGGTTTTAGCAATGGCTTTAATGAATGAATCAAAAATACTTATTTTAGATGAGCCTACTAGTGGATTAGATGTGAAAAGTGCGAGATTAATAAAAACTTTAATTAAAAAATTTAATCAAGAGAGTAAAACCATTCTTCTAACTACTCATAATATTGAAGACGCTAATCAGCTTTGTGATAGGGTGGCAATTATGAATTACGGAAAAATTGTAGCTATTGATAGCCCAGAAAAACTTAAAGATGTAATTCAGAGTTTATCTTCGGTTGAAGTTTCCTTTGAAAAACCCACTGATATTAAAGATTTTAAATTTGTTGATATAACTAAAACAGTAAAAGAAGGTGATAAAATAAAGTTTTATACTAAAAATCCGGAAGGAGTATTGTTTTCTTTAGTTGACTATGCTAAATCATCAGGTAATAAAATTATATCTTTAAATACCTTGAAACCAACTCTTGAAGATGTATTTGTAAAATTGACAGAAAATAAAAATGATAATTCTTGAACAACTAAAACGTTCGTGGGCAATTACAAAAAAGAATCTTACGGTATCTTTTTTAAGAGGCCCTGTTATTGTATTTGGTATAGTAATGCCTGCTTTTTTATTTGTTTCTTTTTCTTTAAAAAGACAAATATCTATTGAATCATTAATTCCTGGTCTTTTGGGGATGAGCCTTTTTTTCACAGTTTCGTCAATTACGCCAGGAATAATGCCTTGGGAAACTAAGATGAAAACCTTAGAAAGGATAATCTCGTCTCCAGTAAAGTTGTGGGCAATCATTTTAGGAGATGTGCTTTCTTCTTTTATATATGGCATTTTAATTACAATACCTATATTTTTTGTAAGTTCTTTGTTTTTAGGAAAGTTAATTATTAATATTCCGATATTTTTAGCTACAATATTGGCCGCTTTTTGTTTCTCCTCCTTGGGAGAGCTTATTTCCTCAATACCTACCGATAACCCTTCAAATGCAATGATGTTGTCAACTTTAATAAAATTTCCATTAATTTTTATAAGTGGAATTTTTATTCCCCTCACTGAAATGGGGAGTTTAAGAATTGTTTCTTTTTTCTCCCCCCCCAACCTACTACACAGATTTATTAAGAGGGTACATAGAAAATAAGAGTTATTTTAACGCAACAACAAATCTTTTAGTACTTCTCATCTTTTCAGTTGCCTTTTTTTCATTAGCTATTATCCTACATAAAAGAAGTATGCCAAAAAGGTTCTAATCTTGATTTTTAATCTAAATCCACTTAATCAATTGCATTCCATTTTGGCTGGGTACAAGGGATGAAGTTCTAACATTTTGTGAACACTTGCGTGTGTCTGCTACATTTCAAACGCAATATTCTAACTGGGAGAAAATTCTAAAAAATCTTTTAGGATTGTGTTCTGCCTTCCCCCACACTTGTCGTTTATTTCAGCTTGAGAGTGCTTCTCATCTCCATATGCAACTATTTCTTTAACTTCAGTTGTAGAGCAAGGGTGCTCACCTTTATTTCCGTAGTAAAATTTCTTCCCTACTTCAATTTCCTGATAGCGTGTTATTCCAGAATCTAGGGGCGTTTCTATATCACTTCTACCATCTTTAATTATGGTCGTACCGTCGGGACCTACCCTAATGCCGTATATATTATCGGATACCGTCCTAAAAAGAACTCGTGTGTAAACTACGGAGCCTGGAGATTTGGTGGACATGCCTAAAAGTCTTCCTATCTCAAATTTATCGCCCGCTCTATTTGTTTCATTTGCAAGTCTTCCCCCTCCAATATCTACCGGACCACGATGCTCCTCTGCTTCAAAAGATTCGTTTGGGTTTAATGTTTTGTTCATTATTAAAACTATAACATCAAAATACTATAAATACCTCTTGGCTGGCCATTAGGGTCCAAGTTCGAACTGTTGTTATGATAATAATAGGTTAAGAGCTACATAGCAGAAGTCTGGCTTAGGAAGTGCTGAAGCTTCTTCTACATTTGGTTCGTTAGGGAACTTTTCTGGACTCATTATATAATTAGTCTAAAAAGGTGAAGGATTTTGCAATTTCTTCAGTGATATTTCTTAAAATCTTCTCATCTTCAGCTGGGATTTGTTCTGGGAAAGAATAGAGAGATAAGTATATGGCCATATCTCTATTTTCCCACTCATCTCCTAAATAATAGATTACCCCATAACCAACGTAAGGGACGCCTGTATACTGCAACTCTGCTTTCATGATTTTATATACTCCGCCTTCTACATCGGATCGTGTTACACCCGATTGCATGGGGCTAAACTCACCCTTCAACTGACTACGGGATATCTCTATATTTACTGGTTGGACGTATTTATATTCAAGTGGTTCTCTTTGAATCCAAATAGTTCCATTAATGGTTCCACTATCCCTCAAGTAAAGTTCTTTTGGATACTTAAAACTAATATTTCTTACCTCATCGTAAGCATAGTCAAATTTTGTCTCATATAACACCCACGTGCTTACATCCATATTTATATCTTTTACAGCCGTCTTTGTACTTTGTGTTTCCTTTTGTACATTTGGAGCATTAATTAACTCATTTGAAACTTCATATATATTTTCCATGCTAGTATCTTTGTTGGCATTACTAATATTTGAGGCGTTTCTACTTATGGAATCGGTTATAACCTTCTGGGAATTGGTTACAAATTTTTGATAAAGAATACCCAAGATAAAGCCAATAAATGGAAGTGTTATTAGAAGAATCAATGCTAAAGTTTTAGACAAGCGAGTAACAGTAGTAAAAGGATTTGGTTTTGGAGTAATTGTTGTAGACTGATTGGTATCTTCCATATAAGTTAAGCTTAGCTAAATAATTCATTGGCGTCAATGTGTTGATATGACAACAAAAACCTTGGCTGTCCGCGTGGGAGTTAGTTGGAACTTTTAACCTTTAAAAACTGATCCATCAATTGAATATCCGCTAAATCTTTTTCACGGCCTAATGCTTTTTTAAACCCACGAAGAGTAAGTAAGTTAACGTAAGAATGGCCATCAATAATATCCGCGTTTTTTATTTGATTTTCCACTGCACATATTTTGGGATTAGCAAAATGAGAACCAAACCCTAATAAAGTTATATTACCAATCTGTATGGTTTCAAATCTTTCGCTTCTAACAGGATACATATTTTTGTACTTATTCCATATTTCTGGAAGAACTAATATATCTATGTCGTGTGGTTCTCTTAGATTTCTTACTGCTAATGGACCTGACCCTGTAATTACGTATTCACCAATATTTAATCCTATTTGATCAAATTCATTTAATAGTGTGGATATGCTCACATAGCTAGTATAACGTAGTTCCAAAGCTTGGGTAGTACTGCAGATTTAAATGTAACAATCTGACTGAGCATGTCAGTCTAGAACAATTACGTTCTCCAGGCTATTTGGCTGGCGGTATTGTACACGATTTGAATCAGAATCACCCCTTTTCACTAAATGGTTTATAGGGAATGTAGGATCTAATACTCAGGCCGTATTTTTGTATTAAGTTCTTATCCAAAAACTTACTCTTCATGTATATGTCTCTAATGTTCTGCATAAGAATTTTCTGTTTATTACCTATGCTTGTCTGATCTGGAAATTTTTTTTCATCAGTAATATTATGAACAAGATCGTTTCTATTGCTACTTAGTTCGTTAAGTAGTGTTGCTTCTGATTTACTGATCTCTTCTTTTAATAGAAGAGTCAAGATTGCTGAGCTAAAAGTGTCACGTCCCGTGTGTTTTCTTACAATACCTTCAACTATGAATGCATGAACGAGCACATTTCGTAATTGGCTACTTCGTTTACCTGTTAGTATTTCTTCTTTAAACTCGTTTTTAATCCACCTGGGATTACTCATATTTGTCATGTGATTTATTTACAAAGCAAGAATATCAAGTTATTTAATGAAACCCACCTGGGTCAGGGTCATACTCTCTGTCATCGTTAAGAACCTTCACTTCTACCTTGTTTCCCGCATCATCCGTAAAGGTTTCTGTTGAATAATACGGCATGTCACTGTCACTGCTACTCGAGTTTGGTGGGGAGGAAAGTGTACACCCTGTCACAAAAACACTAATAAATGGTAGGAGCGCTATTAATAGTATTCTACTAATCATTTCTAGCTCAACTATACCTTCAAAAAAACTTAAAGTACAATTGTAAACGGGTAATTTGAGTAAGAACTTGGCGGTCTTGTACGCCATTTGAAATGTTTTACCCTGGTAAACTTATCAAGCGATATGGTTATCTAATATGTCTTGGACAAAATCAATGCCCTTACTAATTGTGTTGTAATTTGTATTTGCCAAACTCCAAGCATGAGAATCTTGCTGAGAAATATCTAAAATACTTCTTAATTTGTCGGTGTTTTCATCAGGTAGCCCTACTGAATTTGCCTTGTCGAATAGTCCTTTTATGCCTAAATTCTTTTGAACATTCTTCGCAATATTAAATGGAATAGAGTTGTACATCAAATATTCTATACACACAGATTCCATCGCCTTTCTTAACTCACCTCCTGCTGTCTCTAAAGATGTTATATCACCAAGTAAAAGCATATCTTTACAAACTTTGAGGTGTCTTTCAGTATCTCTATAGCCTATTAATTCAATTTTGGGTCCCTTTTCATCGTTATTATAAAAGTGGTATATTGCTGGTTTGGTGCTATAAAACCTTCCTTTTAACTTTAGATAGAATTCTTTGGAATGTGTCATGATAATTAATTGTTTACGTTGCTGAATTTCAACAAGTACTTCCAATAGTGACTGGGAATGATTGTCATCCATTGATTGAACGGGGTCGTCTAGAATTACACATTCCCACGTCGCATTCCTATCTACTCTTTGAGGAAAATAGATACTTAACGCTAGGCTATTTGTGTGTGCTTCGCTAAAGAAAGTAACTGGATTTACTTGCTTTCCATATGCTTCTGCTTTTAGACTAGCCTGTCTTCTATTCTCTTTAGTCTCTATTCCGAAAAACTGTACTTTATCGCTTGGGTTAAGTTTGTGGTAATAATCCTTAATTTCGTCGGCATGTAACGCAAGTAGTGTTTCAATCTCCTTTTTTTCAAACTCCTCAAGATCTGTTTGTATCAGGTCTATTTCTAATAGTAGTTTGTGCCGTGTAATAAATTCAGCAGAGTTGTTTAAAAACTTCGATACCTTTTCGATATAAAACCACTTTTTAAATGTGTTCTGATCAACGTCTTTCTCAAGAGATATAGCTTTTCCTATGCCCTCTTTAAGAGATTCCCAAGCGCTATTTATATCTTCAAAATGTTGTTTTATAGAATTTACAAGGTTATCAATATTTATCTCAAGCACTACATCGGTATTTTTATGAAAATATTTTTGTTCAACGTACACGCGATAAGATTCCCAGCTTTCCTTTAATGTTTGGGCTAGTCGCGCGGTATCTGTATCTACTTTAGTTTGAAGTTGTTGAGTTGCTATAGCTAGATCTTCCAACCCAGTTTCCTTGAGTTTAATTGCAACTGCAGCCAGTTCAGTTTCATTAGGTAAGTACGTCTTACACGAAATTTCAAAATTACTTAGCCACAAACTTATTTCATCAGTCTGTGTTTTTAGGCGTGAGTTTGCAATTTGTATTTCCTCGTTATCTTTCAATAACTTGCTAATCGAATTTTTTCTTTCCTCGGTATACGTTTCTTCTAAACAAAATGGGCATACTGGGGATTTTCCTAAAACATATCCGAGGTTTAGGAATTCTAATTCGCTTTTCCCGTAGGATCCGTACGAAACCTTTATTGCTTCACTTGCGAACCCCTCAAAGCCTGTTTTAATATACTCTGCGAATTCATCTATTTTAAACCTGTCGGGGTAGCTTATAGATGTTACTCTATTACCTAATTCTGAATTTAATAGAGCTTTAATTTTAGATGATATGGCCGCCGAAATTGCTTCGATGTCATGGTTACTAATTGATAAGATCTTCGATAGTTCTAAGTGAAACTCCGCTACATTTAAACTAGACAAACTTTGTGTAAGAGAAATAAATTCTGGATACTCAGTTAGCTCGGTAATAAGGGACTCGTATTTTCTTAGGGAGCTTTTGTATTCGTCAGTTTTCTTGTTATTACGAAGAGCCATCAAATCATCTCTTGATGTTGATAGTGTATCTTGACCCAAAATACAAGATATCTGTTCCCATCTATCTTTTGGCTCAGCATCAACAAGAGCCTTAATTTCAGTCTGAGCTAGCATGGGACGAAAATAACTTTCTAGGTTTAAAGCGAGCGAACTAAAATCAGCGACCTCCAAATCGTTTATGTACAGCTTATATTCTCTCGAGATCAATTCTTTTTTTAGCTTATACTCTATTCCTCGAATTGTGCCTGTTAACTCTACGAACGGGTTTTCAGATTCTGAGTAGAAGACGTTCTTTAAGTACTCTTCGTACTGGTATTCTGATTTACAGCGAGAGAGACGTTGCCTAGATATTTGATCAAAAAAAAGCCACTCTAAAGCTTCTGTTAAGCTACTCTTCCCAGAGCCGTTTTGTCCGTAAACAATAGTTATGTTGTCGTCAAATAATATTGTCTCCTCGGTGTTAAAACCCCGAAAGCCTTTGATAGTTATTTTTTTAAGTTTCATTTTTTATTTTCTCCAAAAGCTTATCAAAACTTATGGACAGGGACTCATATTTTCGTGTTTTTATGTACTCTTTTAATAGTTCTTTTTGAACTTCATTTAAGGTCTCGTAAAATTTTTCTAAGGGTGTACTTATATTAGTTGTCATAACGGGATTATAGCAGTTTTTTGGAGATGCGTTGTATACTCCACTTATGCTGAAATTGATTGATATCGTAGTGTTGCGCAGTGTAAATCCAATTAAAATTGTAAATCGTCCTAGTGTTAAAACATTGGAGTTTCTTAACAATCTTATTAGGACAAAAGGTATTGAGGAATTTATTGAAAACGCAAGGCGTCAATATAAGATAAGTGACGCTGGATTAGACATCCGTAAGCTAGTGGGGGTTAACTTGTATGATCTCGGTGATACAAATATTAATGCTTTTAAAATTATTGCGGACGAGTATGTTCGTAGTACTGGCATGCCTTCTGAACAAGCTCTTGAAATATTTTTACTGGTTATGTTCAACGCTATAATAGATCTTAAGTATTTTAAAAGCGCACCTTCTGACCCCAATGAGTTTGTATTTGGGCGTAGAAAAATAGCCGATAAAATGTGGGAGTATTCGCACGAAGTAGGTGCAATTATAGTCCCTTTTGACGTGTCTAAGACCAAGCTAAAAAAATGGATAGATACAAACTGGAAGCTTATAAGTGAGGATATGATAAACAATTTTACTTCAAACCCATTTATTCTAGGTATCCATGAAAATTTGATATACGAGGAAGAGATAAGAGAATTAAAAGAAGAGAAAGGCAAATCCTTTGCTCAGGTTACTGAAATATTACAAGGTAAATACCCCAAAGATAAGTGGAAGCTTTCCAGAGTTAAAAAAGTCTACTACGACGCACGCCAAAGGGAAACCTTACAGAAGTTGAAACAACAACGCGATCTTCAGACACCTTGAATAGTTCCTGTTAGGTGACTAGTTTATAAATCTTATACATTCAGCTAAGTATGCTGAGTGGCAACAATCTAGACAAACTAACAGAATACCTTCGTAGACTTGGGTACACCAGTCTAAGCGTGAGCGAAACAATTTCAGCCTTTACGGCAATTACTCCTGTTTTAGCTTCAATATCCTTACGTATTTATCAGGAGAAAATGAAATGATAGATACTCTAAGGTTTAAAATATTGGGCAGCAAAGAAATATATAACGCGATAAAAAATAAAGGAATAGAAAGAGTTATGTGGGATTATGCAGAAGATAAGCAAAAACATGTATCGGTTTATCAATTAATCCTAGTACCCAGTAAGGAATGCAAAATATACATTCAAGCACAGGATTACGAGCACTTTTTTGTAGAGTTTTCCTTACCTAAAGTTTTGTTTGGTACAAATGTGTTCATGATCTACCCCGAACAGGTTACTGCCACTCTAATTGAAGTTTATAGGATAATTCGTAATTTTTTGAAGCTACCGATAGATTCAATAGATAATTGGATAGTGCAAAGGGTTGATTATAGCTATGTTTGGAAATTTGATAATGCTATGCAAGCTCTTTGGGTACTCGAGAACATGGCAAAGTTTCAATACCCAAGGAAAAATGTAACTATCAGGGACACGTCTGTAACTATTAATGGCACGACCGAAAGAATGATCTTCTACTTAAAGCATGAAGAATATGTAGATAAGACTTACAAGAAATTAGCAAAAACACAGCCAAGGATTGCTGAGTTTCTTTTTGAGGAGTCCAAAAACACATTGAGGTTTGAAATAGTACACATGAAGGCTAAATTAAATAGCATTTTTGGGAGTGAAGTTACTTACAAGGAAGTTTTGGGTGAGAAATATATCATTAGCACCTTGAATGAAGCACTGAAGACTTTTTGTAATTCTAATACACTGATCTCAATGACGTGGCACGAGGCAGTAGAACTTGTTTATTCAAAATTATCGGGTCGTGAGGCCTTTAATTTATACGGCTTTCTGTGCATGTATTACCCATACGACATGTCTCAGAGGGAATATAACAGAGCGTTTTTAAAGCAAAACATTAGTCCATCAACCATATATAAGTATAAAGAAAAATTCAAGGAGATTGGTGGTGGAATACTATTTAGTAATCCTGAGTTTAAGGCTATAGACTTGAATATTCCTAATATTCGTGTAATTAATACGGAAGATCGTGTCGCGGATATAGCGAAAGCGATCCGCGACCTCCGTATTGATGATTTGCAATCTGTTTAACTGCGTACTCTAATAGCAGTTAAACATTTCTATATAGAAATATATGAATGAATTAAGAAATAAGAATTGCATACTTTTCTGTAGAGTCTCTTCAAGAGAGCAAGAAGAAACTGGCTACTCCCTTCCTGCGCAACAGTCTTATCTCCAAGCCTACACGAATAGAAGTCGTTTAAATGTGATTAGGGCTTTTAACATTTCTGAAAGTGCTAGTGGTAGAAAAGCACGTGTGGAGTTTAATCAGATGTTAGATTACGTTAGGAAACAAAACATCAACGTAATTATCTGCGAGAAGGTGGATAGGCTGACAAGGAATCAAAAAGATGCCTTGACGATAGATGATTGGGTTAAAGAAGATGTTTTTCACGAGGTACATTTTGTTAAAAATTCATTTATTCTAAATAAGGAGTCAAAGGCTAGTGATAAGTTCGTTTGGAATATTCACGTATCTCAAGCTCAGTTTAATATAGAAAACCTCTCAGAAGAGGTTAAGAAGGGTCAAAACGAGAAGATTTCAGAGGGTTGGTATCCATCTCAAGCACCCGTTGGGTACAGGTCAGGTCTGAACGGAAAAAAGAAGATTATAGAGCTAGATCCAAACACAGCACCGTTAATGGAGAGGGTACTAGTTGAGTATTCTACAGGTGTTCATTCCGTGTTATCTATTTGTAGATTTGCTCAAAAAATCGGATTAAGAAATCTCAAAGGTAATTTTATAGCTAAAACTTCCATGCACAGGATTTTACAAAACCCCTTTTATTACGGAATGTTTACATGGAATAAAGCCAGTTATGTTGGTAATCACCCAGCCATTATTGATAAAGATACATTCGATAAAATTCAAAAGTATTTGAAGCGAAAGACTCCTCTTGTTTATAGACAACTTAATGCTCTTTATAGTGGTATTTTGCATTGTAAGGATTGTGGAGGATTAATTACTTGGGAAAGTCATAAAGGTCATCAGTATGGTTATTGTAAGGGCTGTAGAGGTAAACGCGGAGTTAAAGAACCTGAAATTAATAAACCAATTCAAAAGTTATTTGGTAACGCTAAGATACATAAAAAGCAGGTCGCTGATGCAGTTCGTGAAGGTGTTATTTCTTATGTGAAGAACTCTTACGGTATTGTTGGTAAATCTAATGCACAGATTGAAAAGGATATTGAAAAATATACTAATAGGTTGAGTAAGCTTTATGATGATCGTGCTGACGGGCTGTTAACTCCTGAAATGTACTTCAACAAATTTGCAGAATATAACAACACACTCACTGATTTGAGAATTCAGTTAAAAGAAAATAGCCAGCATAAGGAGTTTTTTGATATTGAAGGTTTTAAGCAATTCTTTGAAGGTTCTCAGAATTTGGAACTGTATTATGAGAAAGCTACTAAAGACGAAAAAAGAAAACTACTTAAATTCGCTTTTGAAGATTTAGCTTACGCTAATAATTCTTTGGGATATAACTTTTCTAAGGCTTATTTATTACTTTATAAGGCTGTTGAGATTACTAATAGTTCGGAAATCAAAAATATTAAGGAATTTCAGGAATATATTTCCGAACCTGACGAATTAGTTGCTAGTAAAACAAAAAATGACTCTTTTCGAGCTATTCGTTCCTCTTGGCTGGGGGATAGGGATTCGAACCCCAATAGGCGGGACCAAAACCCGCAGTCCTACCGTTAGACGATCCCCCAATGACAAATTATTATAGCATCTAAAAAACTTGTATCCTCAGAGAAATCTCAAATTCTTACCTCTTCCTAACCCTCCCCCAAACTCCAACCCCCCCTAATCCTCCATCATCTGCCTCAACATCCCCATCTTCGCATCCATAGCCTCTTCTCCGCACGATACGATTCCTTTTTCTTTTACAAAATTCTTGAATAAACTAAATTTTCCTTCCGGGATTTTAGGGTTTAAAGCAATGTCGGCATCGTCCAGGTTTTCTACGGCCATTCTATTTAAAAGCATTTGGTAAGAAAGTCTAAAAACCTCACGTGTGGTAAGTTTCATCTTGCCTTCTATGGCTGCGGTCAGGGGAAATATGTTTCCGTACAAGTTAACTCCTATAACAAGGTCCGCTCCCATCTGATACGCCATCTTCGCTGGCACGGGAGTTGAATTTCCTCCGTCCACCAGCTTTTTTCCGTCAATGGTTACCGGTGCCAGAACCAGGGGTATTGAAATACTTGCCCTTATTGCCGTAGCCAAATTGCCCTTACCTAAATAAACAGTTTCTCCGGTTAAAATATCGGTTGCCACGGCCTTAAAAGGTATTTTTAGCTGTTCGATTTTCACGCCTTTTAGAAATACCTCTAAAAACTGCAGGAATTTGTTGCCTTTTAACAAACCTAAATCAGCCATCGGGTCCGACAAAACTCTGAAAAGATCCTGGTATTTGATTCCCGCGATAATCTCCTCTATTTTTGAAACTTCTCCGTAATAGGCATATAAACCCCCGACAAGAGCTCCGATACTTGAACCTGTAATGTAATCAACGGGAATATTATTTTTCTCGAGGGATTTTAAAACTCCGATATGCGCAAGGCCTCTCCAGCCTCCGCTCCCCAAAGCCAATCCGATCTTTACTTTTTTTCCGCTCATTTTATTTCAACAAAAGTTTCGTCAATTAAATTTCCGAATCCGTCTTCCATTGTAATCCTATATTCCCCCGGATTTAAGTTTGTAATTGCTCCAAAGATTTCGTAGTAAACATAAATCTCCTCTTCAGTGAATTCATTGTCCCTTAAAATCACCGTGATATTAGGATCAACTACTAAAAATGGAAAGGACGGTTGAAATTTTAACTTACGCCTCATCTGAGCGGTTTCAAAATTTCCTTTTAGGTCGTAAAACTTTGTCTCAAGTAAAATGGAATCTTCCTGCGCCGTTACTTTTAGCGGAAGTTGTTTTGCATCATCTATAACCTGACTTTTTATCTCGTAATTAAATTTTGGAGAAGACACCTTCACTAAAAGTATAAAACCGGTAGCGAGGGCGAAAACCAGCGCCAGTATAAGGACGATTTTTCTTTTTGTCTGAAACGTCATGACCCTATGTTACCATATACCGGTATGGTATTACCTCAAAAACACACCGGTACTGTGGTAGAAAAGAAGGCTGTTTCTCCTTTAGTTACGTGGTTAAGACTCAAAATTGAGGGAGTTTCCGACTTTTCTTTTATCCCCGGCCAGTTCATAAATCTTGAAGTAGGTGACGGAATCTACCGTTCTTACTCTATTTGCAACGATACTGTAGGCGGGGGCTTTGTAGAACTTGCCGCCATCACCGGACGCCCGGGTTTGGGGGCTAACCTTATCAATTCTTTGAAAATAGACTCGTCTGTGGGCTTTGTAGGCCCTTCCGGACGCTATTCTTATAGAAAAGGCGGCCGAAAGAACGTAGTTTTTGTGGCTACCTCTACCGGCATTGCCCCCTTTATTCCTATGATAGGTCAGGCTTTAGAGGATCCTTTTGTAGAGTCTATTACACTGGTATTCGGCGTACGCGACCAGGAAGACGTCTTTTTCGAGGACAAATTCAAGAAGTTTTTAGAGATGTCACCCAAATTTAGCTACTTTATATGTTTGTCGGGAGTTGCCGACGGACTTAAACCGCCCTATTTTGCAAACCGAGTAACCTTTTGTTTACCCGATTTTGTTAAGGATGCTACTGATTTTTACTTATGCGGAAACACCGCGATGATCCGCGACTGTTCTGATATTATTAGTAAAGCGGGGTTAGAAGATTTTGCTATTTATACCGAGGCTTTTAACCCGAATTTGTAAGTATGGGCGGAAAAGAAGGATACACAAAAGAAGAATATTTTACTGCATCGGACGACATTGCTGATTCGATAAAAGCTGAGTATTCTTCGGTGTCTCCCGAGGAGCAGGAGTTTGTTAATGTCATAGCTCAGGGGATTAAAGACTACGTTGTCCAGACCTACGGCGAACACATCTCAAAGGATATGAAGGAGATGCTCGAGACTGCAAATAAAAGAATAGTAATGGTCGATAACGAAGGTTTTAAGAATCTATCTGAAGATTGGAAACCCGAAAGTGCGTTGCCGGCACCTGAAGGAGCCGCATATTTCTCAAAAATCGGAAACCTGGTGATTATGCGCGATATGATAGAACACTCTAAAGTAATCTGGGAACAAGGTAAAGAAATGTTCGAATCCCTTCCCGAGGACCAAAAAAGAATGGTACTCCCGTACATACGTTTTTCGCTAGTTACACAAGCGCTTATTCACGAACTTGTACACTCTTGTCAGGAAGATACGGGCGAACACCGCAATAAGAACGTATACCGAAGGATGGCCCTGGATGAGTGCGGTGCTTCATGCCTAACCGATAAGATTATGAAAGAGAGATACCCAAAGGGAAACTTTCTTGAAAGTAAGGATAGCAAAATCAGGATAGATACGTTCAATTATTTGCTTGGAAAGTACGGGGATGAAGTTTACGATGTTTTTTTCAACAATGTTCCTGAAGTAGCCGTTGATAAAGCAAGACACGAAGAACTTCAGAAGAATATATACTCGGAGTTTGGAACTAAAAAACTTGTACAGGTAGGTATACTTGACGATGATAAAGCGGGTGTCTACGATCACATGAGTGAGAGTTGGTAGTAAAAAAATCCCCGTCTATCTTCGCTTTTGGCAAAGTTAAACGGGGTGTAAAGCAGGGTTACTTAATCATCAGCAGATACACGGAAACAATCACTCCGAGGAAGGAAGCAATGGCAGATTTAGTGTATTTTGCCAAGGCGAACCCGACCGCGGAAATAAAAAGGGAGCCGCCGAGAAAAATAATTGGTGTGAAGTGGTGTCTTCCGAATATAACCAGGGTTATTAACGCCCAGCAGGTAAAATTTAGGCCCAACATTCCAAAGGTTGCCGCTATCGATTTTTGCTCCATTTCATTCTCCTTTTCTAGCGCTGATTTTGTCCTATAGTATACAAATGGGGGTAAAAAGTCAACAGTACCGCTAATTAGCCTTTTCTGCCCAGCCTCAAGCTGTTTGCCACAACACTAATAGAACTTAATGCCATCGCGGCGGCCGCTATTGCAGGAGAAAGCATTATTCCGAAAAAGGGATATAAAATACCTGCAGCTACGGGAATTCCCACCGAGTTGTACCCGAATGCCCAGAATAAATTCTGTTTAATAATACGTAAGGTTCTTTTAGAAATCTTAATTAGTTTATAAACCCTTGAAATATCCCCGCCCAGCAGTATTACATCCCCCGACTGCATTGCTATATCCGTTCCTGTTCCCATTGCGATGCCTACGTCGGCCGTAGCAAGAGCAGGAGAATCGTTTATGCCGTCTCCTACCATTGCAACCGGTTCTTCCGGGTGGGTTTTCTTAAGGTCCAAGATTACATCCGCTTTTTGTGACGGAAGCACTTCTGCCATAACATTTTTTATTCCCGCAATCTGCGCCGCGTAATTAGCATTTGATTTTGTATCCCCGGTTAAAAGATATGTGGTAATTCCGATATTATGTAGTTTTTCAATTATTGAGGGCGTATCTTCTTTCATCTCATCTCTCAGGAAAAATATACCCACAACGTCGTTATTTATTGTAACGGCTACAGGAGTTGAGACACCGTCTCCTTTGTATTCTTCTTCACTTACTCTTCCCACAAAAATTTGGTTCTCCCCTACCCTACCCTCTATTCCTTTTCCGGGAATGTTTTTAAACTCGTTCACGTCTTCCGACTTAACAACGCCCCGTTCTTTTAAAAAATCAACAATTGCCCTTGCCAACGGGTGTTCTGATCGGGATTCAAGTGCCAAAACGTTTTGATAAACAGTGTCCTGATTTATTTTTTTAGAAATATGTTTGTATGTGTGAACTTCGGGGTAACCCATTGTAATGGTTCCGGTTTTGTCAAAGACAATGTGCTTTATTTTTCCCGCCCGCTCCAAAGTTTTCGCGTCTTTAATTAATATTCCGTCCCGAGCTGCTGTACCGGAAGCGGTAACGATTGCGGTAGGTGTTGCTAAACCGAGCGCACACGGACACGCGATGATAAGGACGCTTGTAAAGGCGTACAGAGCGGTCCCGTAATCGCCGGGCTTTAATATCAGCCAAGCAGCCAGCGTTATAAAGGCCACGATTATTACTATCGGAACAAACACCGAGGAAACTTTGTCAGCAAGCCTTTGAATATCCGCGCGCGAACCCTGTGCGTCTTCCACAAGTCTGATTATCTGAGCTAAGACTGTGTCACTTCCGACGTGAACAGCTTCGTAAATAAAATAACCGTCGTTGTTTATTGTTCCTCCAATTACTTTATCTCCTTCTTTTTTCTCAACCGGCATTGCTTCCCCTGAAATCATTGATTCGTCGACCGTGCTTTTTCCTTCCGTGATTACACCGTCAACGGGGATTTTAGTTCCGGGTTTTACTATTACTTTATCGTCTACTTTCACATCGGCGGCGTCAATTTCCTCTTCCTTGCCGTATTTCACTATAATCGCTTTCTTAACTTGCATTCCGATGAGGGATTTAACCGCCGAACCTGTATGTTTTTTACTGTTAGATTCTAAAAACCTACCGAGAAGAATAAAAAATATTATGAAAACGGCTGCCTCAAAATATTGTTCGCGTGCTGACAGCAGGTGTGGGAAAAAAGTAACAACGGTTGAATAAGCCCAAGCTATAAATGTTCCCATCGCGATTAACGTATCCATATTTGCTGTACGGACTAGTATAGATTTAAACGCGGCCCGAAAAATCGATCTTCCGCCCCAAAAGACTATTAAGGTAGCTAAAACGAATTGTCCGTAAATAAGAACAGGCGCGGCACTTCCAAGCATCATTTCAGGATCCGGAACTAACCCGGCTTTCGCTAAAAACATCCAGATCATTAATATAAAAAACGGAATAGCTCCCAAACCCGTAAGAATAACCGTTTGTTTGAGTTTTCTGTTTTCTTCGTGGTGCATATGGTCGGCGTCGTGTTCGTGACCTTCGTGGTGTTCTTCTTTACCGTCTACTATTTTATAGTTTCCTGCAGACGAAACTGCATGAGATATATCACCTAACGTAGTTAAAGAATCATCGAAGCTTACCGTCATTTTTTCCGTGGCGAAATTCACAAAAACATCTTTGACACCGGCAACATTCTTTACGGAATTTTCTATTAATGCCTTGCAACTCGCGCAATGCATTCCGATGATTGGATAGGATTCTTTATTTATGGGCATAATTTCATTTTATGAGCAGAAGAAGTATCTTCTGCGAAGAAAAGAAGATGTTTATTAACATCTTCATTTAATTACAATTGTGACGGGAGGTACCATTCCCATCGAGCATGTCAATTTATAGGTACCGGGAATGTCGGTGTTAATCTCAAACTCATTATAACCCTCGTCAATATGAATTGCCCCCTTAAACAGACCTCTGCTTACAATAGAAGTAGCGCAACCGTAAGCTCCCTCGTTATAAAACTTAACTTTAGCGGGTTTTCCTGCCTCGAGTTCCGAATATTTAGGAAAATATTCAAATCCCTGGGCGTACATTTCGAGTATTTGATAATCACCAACTTGTTTTACACGTTCTACGTTGGCAGTTTTACCGCTTGTAAAACGGGGAGCTCCCAGCACATTTAACTGCGAATTAATCGTGTACATAGAAAAGAAAAACACGAGTATCCCTGCCGTATAACTAAAAAGCTGTGAAAATTTATGGTTAGAAAACAGTTTAATACTGCTGAAACTCACGAGCGCGAGCATTGGAAGAGTTCCCAGTGCGAAAGAAAGAAGCATTAACGACCCTTTTACAAAACTACCGGTTGCCAAAGCATTTGTCTGAGCAACTATAGTAAATCCGCAAGGCAAAAAGAATGTGGCGGCTCCGATAACCAACGGCATATATTTACCTTTAAAGTTTTTCTGATCCCCCGTGTATTCAGTAAAAAACTTCGGAGGTTTAATGCGAAATCTCTGCAACCATTTTAAATCCAGCATTTGAAGACCCATAAGGGCTACCAGTAAGGAAATTATTATGGTAAACACCGCAGTTACAGTCACATTATAAGTGAACAGAGTTCCCACCAGCCCTAATACCCCACCCATAATTGCGAATGAGGCAAGACGACCTGCGTTAAACAAAGTAAACGGCAAATGCCTTTGACCTCCCGAATATATATTACCCCAGGTCTTGGAAAGGGATAAAAGTATCCCGCCCACCAGTGCTGCGCACGAAGAAGCTCCTGCAGCCAGACCAAATACAAAGTAAGAGATATACCCCGATGTTCCGGTAACTGTATATTTTGCAAGAAATCCCGTTTTTTCGTTGATATAAAAAAGAGCTGCCGTTAGAGCCACAATTAAAATAGCCTTCGTCATAACATCGCTTTTGCTGACTTGGGGAGAAGTAGAGAAAGAGTACCCGAGGTCGCTGAACTCCTTGTTAAGTTCAGAGGTATTTACCGCAGTACTTGACGACATTTGAAGGTTTAATTTGTTATCAGCAAGAGAAGCTTTGGCGTCTTTTACCCAGGGCTTATCTTTAAATCTTTGTTCGATTATAGATTCGCAGGCTGCGCAGTGCATGCCTTCCACGTAAAGTACTTGCTCGGTTGTTTTACTCATTTTCTAAAATAGTTTCCGGAATTTTATACATGTTTACACCTTGTACTTATAAATACCCAGAAGTTCCTCTACCACTTTTTTTGTATCTCCCTTTTTAGCCTGTTCGATTACGCAGTGGTTAAGGTGACCTTCCATTAGTTGAAGGTCCAATCCTTTTAATGCTTTTTGAACGGCAAGAGATTGATTTAGGATATCGACGCAGTAAGCATCGTTGTTAATCATGTCTTCTATAGCGTTCAGGTGCCCCTTAATAATTTTTATTCTGTGGATATTTTGTTTTTTTCTGTCATCGTGTTCGTGCATATGGTCCCCCACTGGGGGATACATTAAAAAGTAGCACATATAGAAGGAGGATGCAAGAAAAAGCCCCGAAGTGTAGTTAATTACATTCCGGGGTTGGGGTTTAGTAGATAAGAATGACTTTTTCGGATTCTATATCTACCGCGACAAGATGATCTTCCTGTCTTCCATCTATGCGCATGACGTCAAAGGGAATCTTAAAAGACTTCTTGGAAAGACGTGTTTCCTGGTCTACATAAGTTATCTCCGTGTCTTTAACAAATATGGAAGCTTCGGGTACGCAAAACTCAGAAACTGCAAATAGTTTTACGAGCACTTTTGCTGAAAATATACTCCTGACAGTCAACTTACCCTCCTTTACTGATTTTCGGCTATTTTAGTGGAAAAACTCACAGAAGTAAAATTACGTAGTATTGATGGCTGAGTCAAAGGCGGACCGGAGAAAACGTCGCTTAGAAATTAGCTCTCCAGAAGGTGACGCCGAAGACTATCACAAAACTTGCTACGAAAATAAGGGTAGTTTTGATACCTTTATTTTTTATATAGTCCAAATTTATCATGTTTATATAGTATCACTTTATGGGTTCTGTCAAAATACCGAAAGATGTATATATGGTGGGCCTGCCTGGGCTCGAACCAGGGACCTTTCGGATGTCTGCTTCGCAGCATCCTCATAAATAATGGTGGGCCTGCCTGGGCTCGAACCAGGGACCTTTCGGATGTAAACCGAACGCTCTGACCAACTGAGCTACAAGCCCCAACATCTATCTAGACGGAACAAGGTCTGCAGAACCGTCCGTCCATTATTCTATCAAATCTCTTTGAAATTGCGACATTATTTGGTTAAATTAGTGTGTGCCCGAGACTGCTCATAGACCGCGAGGAAACAACAGAGATACCGACTTTCTTTTGATATTTTTACCCGTATTGGCGGCTGCAACCCTTTTTGTACTCGTTCTGAGCGATAAATTCAATATAAAGCTGTTCGGAAGAAACTTTATAAAAGAGGTCGTTTATCAACGTAACAGCACACCCCAAACCTCCACAAAGCCCGTTATCCGTGATGAAGTAACTTATACCAAGGTAGAAACCCAATTCCTCGAGCTTACGAAAAAGCTAACTATAGAGCCAGGTGTTTACGGCCTATACATCAAAGACGTAGGATCGGGAAAGGAATTTAAATATAACGAATCAACCGAGTTCTACGCGGCCTCCCTATACAAAGTTCCTATAGCAGCGGCAGTTTTAAAAGAAGTAGAAGCAGGAAGACTTAAACTGGACGACACGGCAACCTACCTTCCATACGATTATTCTTCCGGTACCGGCGTCATAGGCACTTACTCTCACGGAATTCAATTAAAAATAAGCGACATTTTGTCCGAACTGTTAAAAAATAGTGATAACACCGCCCAAAATATTTTGTTGCGCACCTTAAGTTATAAAAACGTTCAGGAAACGTTTAACGCTGTCGTACCCGATAAAAACACCAGTACTTATTACAGATACAATCTGAGCACACCAGCCGAAATCGGATATGTTTTTGAAAAACTATATTTTGGGGATTACTTAAGCGCAGATGACAAAAAGTATTTGTCCGATCTTATGACCAATACCTCGTTCGAAGACAGAATAAGCGCGTATCTTAAAGAAGGCTTGGTTTTTTCCCACAAAATAGGCAGCTGGCCTGATTCATGGCACGATTGCGGGGTGGTGTACACAGAAAATAGGGAGTCGGAGTTAATGGTATGTCTGATGAGCCAACGTGCACCTTACGAAAACTTTTTGAATTCAGCCAAGATGACCGGGGAATTTGTAAACATTTTAATAAACTAAAGGTGTCACTATCCTTTAAAAAGAAAACAGAAGATTTTAAGTGTCGTAACTGTGGCAAGTTTGTTACGGGAACAGGTTACACCAATCACTGCCCTAACTGCTTATTTAGTGAGCACGTAGACATAATGCCCGGCGACCGGGCAAACCCCTGCAAAGGAATGATGAAACCTGTGGGCATCGTAAAAAAACGGGGGGAATTCTTTGTGGTCCATAAATGCGAAAAATGTGGTGAAATAAAACACAATAGAACTTCCGAGAACGATAATCAGGAAAAAATTATTGAGATTTCGGTCTTACCTGTCTAGTCGATCTCTTCCAAAGTTTGATATTAAAAACCCGGGTAAAAGTTCCTTCCCTATCGTCCCCGTAACTTAAAAAATCTACCAGAGATCTCATCGCTGTTTTTGGTTTATATAAAACAGTTAATGATAAGGCAACAATTGTAACGACGACTCTATAAAATAAACCGGGTTCACTGGATGTCCTGAAAAGATACGCGATTGATAGCGCGTAAACAATGTACTGAAAAATGGATAGATAATCCGCGTAGTTAGTATCCAGCATGCTTTGGGCGTATCCTTCTTTATGTTCCCGTACCTTTTTGCCCGCAGCTATGCTTAAATACGCCAATATATCCGTAATAATAATTGCCAGAAAACTTAGGGGGGACACCGATGCCAAGAATAATCCCGTAATTAATTTCATAGAATGAAGAACGGTAGACATTACAATATCTGCCACAGGAATTTTTCTCAAAAAGAAAAGGTAGAGTAAGTTCAGTATTAGAAATGCTCCCAAAGCAACAAACAGTACGTGGGATAGAAGAAGCGCGAACACAAAAGAAAAGAAAAGAAGTATTTTAAATATCCTGCGGGCAGTTGCGAGTGAAATCTCTCCGGAAGCTATCGCCCTTCCATGACTTTTTACCGGGTGCTTGCGGTCCAATTCGAGGTCCCGGATATCATCCATAATATAAACCGCCCCGTAAAAAACCGGACTGAAAAGAAAAGTTGCTAAAAAGATAAACCCCAGTTCCTTTAACGATAGATTAAAATCATTAGCCAGAAAATACCCGTAAATCAATGGAAACGAGCTTAATACATTTGGGAAAAAGCGGATCAGTTTTGCAAAAACAAAAAGCTTCTTTAAGAAAAACGGCGTATTTATTTTTTCGCGCTTAAAAAGTAGAAACCAATTTGGGTTAATTCTCCCAAGGAGTAGCCAGTCCTCAAAAATATCGTACGAGTAGTGCGAAATCATTCCCAACGTAAAAATAGCCGCCCCATAATTTTCCTGTGCCAAAGCAAAGTACAAAAAAAATATTACGGCAATTAATACGGTAACTAAATTGTGGGAATAAATGCCGGTGTTAAACTTATGATTCTCCATAACGAATCTTTGGAATCCACGCAGTTCTTTATTCCTTAAGAAATGCCTCAGATTTTTTGCGTAGTCGGTTTTACGCCCGTAAGTGAATATGTAAAACAGGTGGTCGGCGTCCGGGATCATCGCGCCAATAGCGCCTAGAATTACAGAAGGTACTGCGCCGTAAGCCGGTTGGAAATAGAAAAAAACGTATCCAAGAACTGCCCCCACAGATGCGTGTAGAAACATGTGGTAGCTATTACTAAGCTTAGATAGTGTGTCCTTTGAGATAAACATAATGCCTTCGTATTATACCGTGGGCAGGTTGTTGACGGATTTAACTAGAATATCGGCTGAAAACTTTTATTCATCTCGTCGTCATAATATTCAGTACCGCCTATATCTTTTGCAAAACTGTATGCCTGGCCGATGTCATATGCATAGACCATTTTTGCGTCAGGTACGTATTTGAGAACATAGATGTAGTTTATTCCGCACTTTGATTCTCCCAACTCTAATCCATCGCCTTGTATTTTTACGTCGTAAACTTTGCTGTTAACTGCGGTACTTGTCATTGTGCCAACCGAGCAGCCTGAACCAAATTTCGACTTAACAAAGGTTTCGAGATCTTCTTTAGTTGGTACTGATTTTGCGATAATATTCCATGATTTTTGAGAAGATGTTAACCAATTTAGCGCTGTTGTAACTTTTTCGCACGAACCAAAATAAGACACGTTATCGACAACTTTAGAATCGGACAACTCATACCTATATTCCGGATAGATGAATATTCCATCAACTTGCTCAAATATTTTTATGGGCACCAAAGCGACTTTATGTCTATAAGAAGCCGTGTCACCGCTTCCTACTTTTTCGCACGCACCCTGTTGAGTATAGACCGCTTTAGGATAGTTAATTGAAAACTTAAGATCGGCGTTTGAATATGCTTTCCAGCCTACCGGAACAAGGTTATCCTCCGGCCCACTTTCCTGAGTGTCCGTCGGAAGAGGTTTAGTAACTTTTTCTGCCACTGTGTTGAATGTGTTGGCGGCCGAACCCGCAGGGTCTTTATTAAGTATTACAAACAGCCCGCCTCCGATAATAATGAGTAGAAAAGCAAAGAAAACAATCATTAGTGAGTTATTTTTCATAGTGTTATTCTAGTCCTTTTTAAAGATTGGAGAAAGAAGGTTGGCAAAGTAAGGTGCAATGACCTTAAATTTTCTATGGTGGGGAGGGTGGGGATCGAACCCACATAGCCGGTTTTTCAGACCGGTGCCTTGACCAACTTGGCTACCGCCCCGCGAGGCAACAAAACAAATATTTCTGGAGCGACAGACCGGACTCGAACCGGCGACCTTCTCCTTGGCAAGGAGACGTTCTACCAACTGAACTACTGTCGCGTGCAAACGTTATTATAAAGGAGGGTATCTAAAAATCAACAACTACGGCAAAAACGACACCACTAACTTCTTACCAACTTCCGCCGCCCCCACCGCCTCCCCCACCTCCACTGGAACCTCCCGAGAATCCGCTTCCGAAGCCTGAAGAGCTCCTGGATGACGCGCCGGCGCTGTGAAAAGAGCTGTTCACTACCGAGTTCATTACTGCCAGCCGAGTCAAATCGTCGCCCCTATACCACTCTGGGTTAGTGTTAAACAAGTCCTTAAACCGTTTAATCCATACATCTTCGACACCAAATGCGGTCGCGTAAGGCAAAAGCTTTTCAAAAAACATCATTTCCTGGGCCTGAAAATCAAATTGAGGATCCTGACTTACCAAAAAATTCTTCAGGGACACTGCTTCGGAGTATGTTTGAATCCCTTTTTCCGGTCTTGCCGGGCTTTTTCTACCTAATATAAAGGACACCAAACCTAAAAATATGTTTCCGATGAAAAATGACATTACTGCAAGTCCGGTATAGGCTCCCGAAGTATTTACTGGATTGGATTTGAACACGTCAGCTTTTTTTAAATATTCTCCTGCTGTTGTAGCAAGTGAAGTTCCCGCGGCTCCGAACTTTTCGTTTTTACTTAATTCTTTTGTCGAAACTTCTTCAGACAGTCCGGAAAACATAGCCTCATAAAGATCTTTTTCATATTTTCTTAGTGGGTCTATGTCGGTTTTTTCGGTTTTAGAAAAGACAAATTCTTTTTTATCTTTTTGAGTGATTTTTATATAGCCTCTTTGAGCTAGGGAAATGATTGTGGCAGGGACAGCTTTGCTTCCTGCGGTAACATCTGCCGTAATCGCTGTTTCTACCGCAGTCAAAGGCTCTCCATCCGCTGTCTTAGGAGGAGAAAACCACGCAGCGACAATTCTGGCGTTATCTTTTAAATATTTTTTCTCTCTTAACCACTTAAATAGTAAAAAGACCGGTAAACCTAAGTAAAATCCTACTGCAACTAACCCAATAAAAATACTTAAAATGGCTACGAAAATAGACGACTTGTCTTCTTTAGGCTCAAGTTGAAGCGCGTAGCCCTTCGGAAATTTCGTGGCGATAGTAAAGGCTTCTCCCGGTCTTACCGAACCGGTTGTAAATTGCAGTTTGTTGCCTTCTTTAGTCACTATGCAGTTACCTGCAGTTACCCCTGTAGGACCCGTGTAACAAACTCCGTCCAATGTACCCTCATTAAAAGTTTGATCAAAATTGACAACTGCGGAAACATTATTTATGGGTGCTGCCCATCCCGGACCAACGGCGTTCCAGTAAAATTCATCGAAATCACTGAAATATGTAAGGGCACCCCCCAAAGTGTATTTAATGACGTAAGTGTGTTGCCCCGTAATAGTTTTGTCCGGATCGCCTGCTTTAATCGTTACTTTATCGTCTGATTTACTTGTCGTGTATTGGTAAGAATTTCCGTTCCCGTCGCTCACTCCTTTAAAAGCTATGTCTAGGATAAAAGACTTGCCATCCTGATTAACTTTTTTAAAAGGGATGTAGTAAAAAATACCGTGGCGTTGCTCGGTCCCAAAATCGTAAAGTATTGTTTCTGTGACATCTACTGTTCCGTCCTTATTTACAAAAGCCTCGAATTCTAAAGAGTGAATAAAATCTGCGGCCGACGCAAAATGCGGAAAAAATAGGAGTAACCCAAGAACAAATATTTTTCGTAAAAATCTCATATAAATGGTGGGCGAGACAGGACTTGAACCTGCACCGGTTTTACCCGACAACGACCTCAACGTTGCGCGTATACCAATTCCGCCACTCGCCCAAACAG